>JAESGN010000020.1_pt1:0-10000 | contig 460696 bp, 417 predicted proteins | sample 9269731 | NCBI WGS metagenome assembly JAESGN01 (sample SAMN15720683, study PRJNA650826) | algae metagenome | isolation source: Mojavia pulchra JT2-VF2 and co-occurring heterotrophs from desert soil | place: USA: Cadiz Valley, Joshua Tree National Park, CA | collected 1998-06-08 | reverse complement strand
CGGGATAACCGCTGAATGCATCTAAGCGGGAAACCCACCTCAAAACGAGAACTCCCTTGAGAACCGTGGAAGACGACCACGTTGATAGGCCGGGTGTGTAAGTGGGGTAACCCATTCAGCTTACCGGTACTAATCGTTCGAATGGCTTGATCGTTTCCTATGATCCATGTCCGTCAAACGGACCCAGGCAATTTGCATGTCTTGTTCTTCACCGGCCCGGTGACTTGAGCGAAGAGCCAGAACCCGATCCCATCCCGAACTCGGCCGTTAAACTCTTCAGCGTCGATGGTACTGTGACTTAAGTCCCGGGAGAGTAGATCGTTGCCGGGCCTGTCAAGAACAATTCTCTTCATGATTTCGATAGCTTTCGCGGCGTCTCACGACGCCGCGTTTTCGTTTTGACGCGGGGTGGAGCAGCCCGGTAGCTCGTCAGGCTCATAACCTGAAGGTCGTCAGTTCAAATCTGGCCCCCGCAACCAAAAAATTTTTAGTTGATATTCTGTCAAGCAAAAGCCCCGCCGGCGAACGCCAAGCGGGGCTTTTGCTTTTTGCCGCTGCGTGGGCTCTTCGAAAGCCGGCTTCGTGTTGGGTTTGCGGCGATCGGCTCAAGCTGGCCATGCCTTCCTTTCAGAACTCGATTGTACTTGAACGCCGCTTTTCGGGTGGTTGCGAACCGCGTTTCCGAAGCGCCGCATTTGCTCGCGCGCATTGGCGCGCACCGTGTTCCATACAGGCGTGACTGGCGAGACGTGCCCCTGACGCGCGGCGGGTTGCACAAGGCACGAATGCCTGCTTTGGAAGGCTTCGCGACACAGATCGCACCAGCGCGAAGGCCAACGCATGTCCGAAGAACATGGCAGCGATGTATTCGGTAGCATGTTCGATGCGCTAAATGGCGTCATCGAACGCGCAGGCCAAGGGTTCGAACGACGGATAGGCAGCCTGGAGCAGTCGTGGACGGGTCTCACCGATTTGTTGACGAAGGTGGCAACCGCCACCGGCGGCATCGACAGGCTCCTGCTGCTCGCTCTCCTGATCGGTGCCGCGACATATGCGATGTTCAGCCTGTCTTGCCGCTTGCTGCGGCGCCGCCTGTCGCAGGCTGGACTCATGATGCGCATATTGCATGTGCTCGTGGGCTTTCTCGTCGGTGCAACGGCGGGAATCCTGCTTGCGCATCTGGTTCAGGCCGGACCTTCAGCGGCCCGCGCAACCCTGTCGATCATCGCGGTGGCCACGGCGCTTGCGGCCACCATGCTTGCGTTGCAGACCATGCTGATCGGCGCGTTGAGCGTCAGTGCGGATCATCAGGGAGCGCTTCGAACCCGGCGCTTCGTGCTCCAGCTCAACACGGTCATTGGCTATGCCGTGGCTGGCGCCGGCTTGCTGGCGATCCTCAGGACATGGGGCGCCAACGGCGGCGTCAGGGACCTTGCTGCAACCGGATTGGTCGCCGCTCCGGCGACACTGGCGCTGATGGCTGTGGCGTTTGCCAACCGGCGCACGCTGGCTTCGCTCGTCGCGGGTGCGAAGCCTCGCAGCCGCCGCCGGGCCTGGCTAGCGCGCAACTGGTCAGCCATTCTCATCGCGGTGTTCGGGTTGACGTTCATCACCCTGCAACTGGCACAGACGCTGGGCACCCAGTTGCCGGCAGTCGCCATCATTGCCACGCTTGCGGCCGTCATCGCACTGCCTTTCGTCGATCGGCTGCTCAAGCTCTGGACGGAGGCCGGCCGCGGTAAGGAGAGCATGTCCGTGGTGCGTCTTGCCGGCCGGATGACGGTGCGGCCGGCACTGCTTGCCATTGTCGGTGCGCTTCTCGGCGCATCTTGGCTTGGCCCGCTTCTCAGCGGGCAGGGTGCGGGCTTCACGCGCTATGCGTATCTGGCGCTCACACTCGCCACGTTGGGTCTGGCAGCAGCTTTCTGCTGGAACCTGATCTCGCTTCTTGCGGCACGTGCCATGCAGCAGGATGACGACGCCATCGCCACGGATGAGGAAAGCCTGACGCCGCGCACGCGCTTCCAGACGCTCGCGCCGCTGCTGGCGGGCGTCGGCCGCTGGATCGTCATGACCCTTGCAGGGCTGTCGGCGCTGCTCGTCCTTGGCATCAATGTCTGGCCAATCGTGACCGGGCTCAGTGTCTTTGGCATCGCCATCGGTTTTGGTTCACAGGCGCTCGTCAAGGACGTGGTTTCGGGCGTGTTCTTCCTCATCGACGACGCATTCCGGCAAGGCGAATACATTGAAACGTCCGGCGCGAAGGGCGTGGTCGAGAAGATCTCGATCCGTTCTGTGTCGCTGCGCCATCAGCGCGGCGCGCTGGCGACGATTCCCTACGGCGCCATCGGCCGCATCCAGAACTTCAGTCGCGATTGGGTGGTCGAGAAGCTGCTCTTCCGCGTCGCACTCGATACCGATGTCGAGGCGGTTCGCAAGCTGTTCAAGAAGATCGGGCAGGACCTCGCCGGCGATCCGGAACTGGCGGCTGATCTGATGGAGCCGTTCAAGAGCCAGGGCATCGCCGAACTCGAAGATGGCACGCTGATCGTGCGTGGCAAGTTCAAAGCCAAGGCAGGACGCCAGCACATGATCCGCCGCAAGGTGCTTGCGGCGGTGCACAGGGCGTTTCAGGACAATGGCATACGGGCGGTGCCAAAGCCGCTCGACGCGGCGAAAGCAGCCTGAGCGCAGGCTTTCGTCCCAGCAGCAGGAACGCCGCCGTCTTGTGCATCACCCTATCGATAAGGATCGGCCGCATCACGCAGGCCATCGCCCACGAAGTTGAAGGCCAGGATCACGAAGACCACCGGCACAACAGGCAGCATGAGCCATGGATAGAGCGCCACCACGTTGATGTTTTGCGCCTCGTTCAGCATCACGCCCCAGGAGACGATGGGCGCGCGCAAGCCCAGACCGAGGAAGGACAGCGCCGTTTCGCCGAGGATCATGCCCGGAATCGCGACCGTCGCCTTGGCGATCAGGTGGCTCATGAAGCCGGGCACGAGGTGCCGTCCGACGATGCGCGGTGTCCGCGCGCCCATCAACTGAGCGGCCAGCACATAATCTTCCTCGCGCAGCGCCAAGAGCTTGGAACGCACGGCGCGCGCCAGCCCGGTCCAGTCCATCAGGCCCAGGATCACCGTGATGCCGAAATAGACGAGGAGAGGGCTCCAGCTTGGCGGCATCATCGAGGCGAGGGCCAGCCAGAGCGGGATGTGCGGAAGTGACTGGATCACCTCGATGATGCGCTGCGTCACAAGGTCGAACAGCCCGCCATAGTAGCCCGCCAATCCACCGATGATGATGCCAAGGATGAAGCTGACCGAGATGCCCAAGACGCCGATCGTCAATGACACCCGCGCGCCGTAGAGGATGCGCGAGAACATGTCCCGGCCAAGCCTGTCGGTGCCGAGCAGGAAGACTTGCCCCCCGACCGCAGGGCAGAACAACTTGCGCCGGCCCTCCACCAGCCCCCAGAACAGGTAGGGTTCACCCTCGCAGAAGAAACGGATCGGCTGCACCTTGCCCATGTCCGGCGAATAGTCGCGGCGCAGGTTTTCCATGTTGAGTTGAACGGAATGGCCGTACACGAACGGCCCGATGAAGCGGCCGTCGTGGAACAGATGCACGGCCTGGGGCGGAGCGCGGATGAAATCGGTGTTGCGCGTCTGGCTGCCATAGGGCGCGAACAGTTCGCACACCATGGCGATGGTGTAGATGACGACCAGGAACACTGCAGACGCCACCGCCAGCTTGTGGCGCTTGAACTTCATCCACATCAGCTTCCACTGCGAAGCCATGTAGATCTGCTCTTGCGCCGCCGAAAGCTTGCCGGCGGAGAACGGATCGAACGGCGCAGACGAGACATAGTGCGTCAGCGGCTGGTCGGCGGCAGGCAAAGCCGATTTCGATCCTGAAATTTGCGCTCCTGAAACCTGCGGCACGGATGCTGGAGACATAGGGCTGGAACCTGTGCTCATTTGCTGCTCCCGCCCTGCAGGCGCACGCGCGGATCAAGCAGCGCCAGCGCGATGTCGGAGAGCAGAACGCCGATCACGGTGAGGATGGCCAGGAACATCAGAAAGGAGCCGGCGAGATACATGTCCTGCGCCTGCAGCGCGCGGATCAGCAGTGGCCCGGTGGTCGGCAGCGACAGCACGATGGCGACGATCTCCGCTCCGGACACGACCGAGGGCAGCACCGAGCCGATGTCGGATACAAAGAAGTTGAGCGACATGCGGAACGGGTACTTCAACAGCACCTTGCGCGGCGGCAGGCCCTTGGCGCGCGCCGTGGTGACATACTGTTTGTCGAGTTCGTCGAGCAGATTGGCCCGCACCGAGCGGATCATCGAGCCGGTGCCGGTGACGCCGATGACGACCACGGGCAGCCAGATGTGCTGCAGCACTGAGCCGAACTTGGCCCAGCCCATCGGCTCGTTCAGGTATTCCGGAGCCATCAGCCCGCCGATCTGCAGGCCGAACCAGACATTGGCGAAGTACATCACGATCAGCGCCAGCAGGAAGTGCGGCATGGCGATGCCGAGCAGGCCAAGGAGTGTCAGGCCATAGTCGCCCCATGAATACTGCCGCGTGGCGGAGTAGATGCCGATCGGGAAGGCTATGGCCCAGGTGAACAGGATGGTGAGGAAGGACAGCACCATGGTCAGCAGCAGCCGGTCGCCGATGACATCGCGCACGGGCAGTTGGTACTCGAACGAGTAGCCGTAATCGCCCATGAGGAAATTGCCGACCCAATGGAAATAACGCTGGATGGGCGGCTTGTCGAGATTGTACTCCTTCTTCAGGAACTCGACGCGGCTCAGGTCTGCACGCTCGCCCTGGGCCTGCATCTCGGCCACATAGGTCTCGAAGAAATCGCCTGGCGGCAGTTCCATGACGGCGAAGATCAGAGCGCTGGTGATCGCCAGCGTCGGGATCATGAGAAGACATCGGCGCAGGATGTAGCGCAGGAGCATCAGGCAAACTCCCGCGCGTCGGCGCTCGCGCGCGCCAGCACCTCGTGGCCGCCGCCGAGCGCCAGCGGCGCCAGCCCTCCGCCGTCAGCATCGGCCCGAAACACCGCAGGCCACTGCGTCATGTCCGAGGCGCCGCGCAACGAGGGCATGGTGAAATCCAGCGGACGGTCGAGATCGGCGTAAGGCACCGCGCTCAGCAGCGCACGGGTATAGGCATGGGCTGGCCGGCTGAACAGCGCATGGCGCGGCGCCATCTCGACGATGCGGCCGTTCGCCATCACCGCGATGCGGTCGGCCATGTAGTTTACCACGGCGAGATTGTGCGAAATGAACAGGTAGGTCAGGTCGCGCTCCGCCTGCAGGTCCTTCAGCAGGTTGAGCACCTGCGCCTGCACCGAAACGTCGAGCGCCGAGACCGGCTCGTCGCAAACCATCAGGTCCGGCTGCAACGCCAGCGCCCGCGCGATCCCGATGCGCTGGCGCTGGCCGCCGGAGAACGAGTGCGGGTAGCGGTTCATGAAACGCGGATCGAGACCCACCGCATCGAGCAGCTCCGCCACCTTGGCGTTGCGGCCGGCCGCTTCGCCGACATCATGGATGTCGAGAGGCTCGCGCACCAAATCGAGCACGGTCATGCGCGGCGACAGCGAGGAGACCGGGTCCTGGAAGATCATCTGCATCTTCGGGCGGAAGTGGCGCAGCGCTTCGCCCTTCAGGCTCAGCACGTCAACGGGGCCCGTGCTGCCGTTGAAGATGACGGAGCCGGCGTTGGCGGTGACCGCGCGCATGATGATTTTGCTGACGGTGGTCTTGCCGCAGCCGCTCTCGCCCACCAGCCCGAGGCATTCCCCGTTCAGGATGCTGAACGACACGTCGTCCACTGCACGCAGACCTCTGGTCGGGGCTGCGGAAAACCACGAGCCGGACCTGATGGTGTAGGTCTTCGAAAGATTGCGCACCTCGAGCAATGGCGGCCGGCTTGCGTCGATCCGGCCCGCAGCGGTCAGCTTCGGCGCAGCTGCGGCGCGCGCTTCGCGGATCGGGGTCAGCCGTTCGCCTTCCTGCATGTCGAAATGCGGCATCGCGCGCAGGAGAGCCTTGAGGTAAGGGTGCTGCGGCTTGCGGAAAATGGTCTCGACCGGGCCCGCCTCCATGATCTCGCCGTGGTAGATCACCACGACCTCGTCGGCCATGTTGGCCACCACGCCAAGGTCATGGGTGATCAGCAGGATCGCCATGCCGAGTTCGGCCTGCAGATCCTTCATCAGCTTCAACACCTGCGCCTGCACGGTGACATCGAGCGCCGTCGTCGGTTCGTCGGCGATCAGTAGGGCGGGGCGGCAGACGAGCGCCATGGCCAGCATGGCGCGCTGACGCAGGCCGCCGGACAGCTCGAACGGATACATGTCGAAGGCGCGGGCGGGCTCCTTGAAGCCGACCTTCGCCAGCATGTCCACAACCACGTCCCTGGCGGCGGCCTTGCCCATCGGCCGGTGCAGGGTCAAGGCTTCGCCGACCTGATCGCCGATGCGATGGATCGGCGACAGCGAGGACATTGGCTCCTGGAAAATCATGCCGATGCGGCCGCCGCGCAAATGGCGCATCGCTTCGCCGTCGCGGTCGAGCGCGGCAATGTCGATCACGGTCTCGGGCGCGCGCGGATCACGAAAGCGGATCGCACCGGCCGGGATCAACCCGTTGCGTGGCAACAGGCCCATCACGGCCTGGCTGATCACGGACTTGCCAGAGCCCGATTCACCCACGAGCGCGACAGTCTTGCCGGGCGGAACACGGAACGACACGCCTTTCACAACTTCATTCTCGTGCGAGAAAAGACGGAAGGCGATGCGGAGGCCCTCGACTTCAAGAAGATTGTCCATCCGTATCGTTTTCCCGCCTGTCCGCCGTGAAATACTATCGGATGACGACGTCGGCATTGCAACCGCGATCCGGCTTCAGGCTGTGTCGCTCAGTTTGCCGACAGCCTGCAATCCGGCCAGGACGACGAGGCGCTGCGCCAGCGGCCCCTCCAGCAGCTCCGGGGTGCGCCGCAGCAGGTCAAGGCCGCCGGACGGGCCGAGATAGCTGCGCGCGACCGAAGAGGCTGCCAGCAGTTGCAGCAACGCCTCGCGGTTATGGCGGGCGAACCGGCCGTGAACCCAGCGGAAGCCCTGCTTTTCGCCGCGCGCCGCGCTCGGCAGAGGCTGGAAAGCGGAAAACAGGCGGCGCAGGACGGGCTTGTTCAGCCCGACCTCGAACTTGGCCACGTGTCCTTGCGAGATCCAACGCGTCAACCGCCCGTCGAGGAAGGGGCTGCGATTCTCGATCGAGGCCGCCATGGCTGTGCGGTCGTTCTGCCAGAGCCATTCCTGCAGGCGGCCGGCGCGGGCATCCCGGGTCATTGCGGCGGCAAGCGACCCCTCGAAGCCTGTCAGCGGATCGGGCGGCGCCGCGGCTGCGATGCGGCGGCTGACGGCCGGTCCCAGAAGCGCCGCGTCGGCATCGTCGAGACGCTCTTCAGGCGGAGCGGGATTGGCGTCTTCGGCGAAAGCGGCAGGCAGCATGCCGCCGGCGCGGATGCCGGACATCCAGACCTGGTCGCCGGCACATGCCGCATCCTGCATTGCATAGCCGGCATAGCGATACCAGTAGCCGCCGAATATCTCGTCGGCGCCCGCTCCATCGAGCGCCACCGTCACGCCTTCGCGCTGAATTGCGCCATAGAGTGCATGCAGCCCGAGCACATTGCCGATCAGCGGGAAGGGTTTCTCCTGATGGCGGCAGACGTCGAGGAACACTTCAAGGCCGGCCGAGCCGTAGTCCATCGGCAGGTCGACCAGCCGCGCGCCGACGTCGGCCGCGCAGGCGCGTGCATACGCCGCGTCCTCGCTCTTGCCGCCGTCGCCGGTGATGCAGACGACCCGGCCCAGCCAGCCGCGCGCCGCCAGCACCGACAGGATCAGCGTGGAATCGACCCCGCCCGACAGCATCAGGCCGACTTTCCGGTCGCTGTTCAGGCGCAAGGCAACAGCGTCCGCCAGCAATTCCGGCAGTTCGGCGTCATCCGGTGGAGTGTCGGCGTCTCCGGTGTCGATTGCACCAATGCGCCGCTCCCGGTGGCTCCAGCCGGCGAGATCGACCTCGAGCGCGTGGCCGGGCTTCAACTCGCGTATGCCGGCGAGATGCGTGGTGCCTCCGTCGGCGTCCGGAAACAACCAGCCTCCGCGCACGAAGCTGTCGAGCGCCGGCTGCAAAGCCACGGGCGCCGCACCGGTCAGCGCCAGCAACGCCTGCAGCGTCGAGGCCATAGCGATGCGGCCGGGCGCCATGCTGTAGAACAGCGGCTTCTTGCCGAACGGATCGCGCGCGGCGGTGAAGCGGCGCGCCGCTTCGTCAAGCCAGCCGAGCGCCCACATGCCGTTGCAGCGCTGCAGGGCGGCCGTGCCCTCGTTTGCCAGCAGCCGGGCCAGCACTTCCGTGTCACCGGTCGTGACAAGCGCCATGCCTGCGGCCAGCGCCGCGAAATTGTAGATCTCGCCGTTGTAGACGAGTGTGTGGCCGCCAATGTGAAATGGCTGGCCGGCGCGCGGGTCAAGATCAAGCACAGCGAGCCGCGCATGCGCCAATCCGACTTCGACATCGCCGATCCGGCTGACCTGCTGGCCGCTCGCGTCGGGCCCGCGATGACCGAGCGCGTCAAGCGCTGCCGCGAGGCGCTGGCGGTTTACGGCTCCCTGCCGGACGATCTCGATGGCGAAGCCGCACATTTCCGTTCAGGTCCGGCCGAGCCGCTGGTTGAGCTCCGTCCTGTCCGCAAAGGCGACCGCCGCCACCGGCGCGTCGCCATTCTTGTAGTTGAGTTGAAGCATGCGTGCGTTTTCGGACGTGAGCCCGGCCGCGTCCATGGCGGCGAGAGACACGATGCAGTCTGCAGCGACCTCCTTGGTCGCCTGTTCCAGGCGGCTGGCGATCACCACCGGCACGCCGATGACCACAAGCTGGTAACCGCGCAGGCTATCGCCGATCTCGGTTGCAACCACCGGCCCGGTGTGGATGCCGATGCCGACGCGCACCGGCTGCGTCACGCCGAGCCCGAGGTCGTCGTTCGCAGCCTCGATCGCCTTGAGGATGTCAGCGCCCGCCATAATGGCGGCGCGCGCACCGGCGCGGGTCGCGCCATCGAGGCCGAACACCGCCATGATGCCGTCGGTTTCGACCATGGCGACACGGCCGCCCCGCAGTTCGGTGGCCTGTGCGATCTCGTCGATCATGCGGTTCAGCAGCACGACCAGATCACTCGGCGCCTGATGTCGGGCGAGGCTGGAAAAGCTGCGGATGTCGGCGAACAGCACAGTCAGTTCGCGTTCCGCGCCCCACTCCAGCGCTTCGGCGTTCCACATGAGACGCTTGCCGCCATCGGCCGACGGCATCAGCATGCGCACCGCGATGTCTTCCTGGGGCCTGATCTGGCAAGCAAGGCGCACCTGCAGCGGGGCCCGCAGCCGGTCGAGCATCTGCCGCTCGATCCCGGTCGCCGGGGGCAGCGCTTCGCCTCCGCTGATCACCATCACGCGGCAGCTGCCGCAGCGCCCGCGCCCGCCGCACGAGGACGGATGGGGAACGGCATGCTGACGGCTCATTTCGAGCAGCGTCATGCCGCGCCGGCTTTCGACCCGGCCATGCCCGCTGTAGCGCACGCCGACGGTCGGCCGCCGGTACAGCAGCAGGAAGCGGGCAAGCAGCACGAGCACCGAGGCCCCGATCACGCCCTGCACCAACGGGCCTGCCGTGGCCTTGGCGACGGCGAAGGCGGCATAGTGCGCGTCACTCAGCAAAACCGGCGGCGCGTCGCTGCGCAGCGCTTCGCGCGCGGCCGACACGAACCCGGCAAGCGCTAGGCTCAGGACCTATTAATGTGCAAGCGAATGTGATTCAGAGTCCCTTTCGAGGAGATTCTGATGAGTGGCCTGTTTCTGCTGAGCGAGCGTCAAATGGCTCGGATCACACCGTTTTTTCCCT